>OHHF01000001.1_pt1 | contig 15076 bp, 18 predicted proteins | sample 1568011 | NCBI WGS metagenome assembly OHHF01 (sample SAMEA3879569, study PRJEB24766) | human gut metagenome | biome: human-associated habitat; feature: feces | place: USA | collected 1985/1987
GCATAGTCTATTTGTAACCATTTTGTAACCGGTTTCCCCTTGACATTTCAGTGTAGTGAAGTACATAAAAAGTCTGAACTAACCGCAAGGTGCCGGTGGGGCCCTCTCACGTCGATAATGTATACAAGAGGTGTAACCAATTTGTTACCTGTTGTTCATATCTCGTTAATAATTTTATGAGATAATAAACATAGGAAAACCAGACCGAAACAAATCTGATAGAGAAAGGACAGCATTGGAAATTAGAATAGAGGGAAGTGACAAAATATGATTCTCTACATCCGCAAGACAAGCAACTTTGAGCAGGTTGAAAATTTTCTGCTCAATCATCCCGATAAGGAATACAAAACAAGCCGGTTTGTTTACTACTTCAAGCAGGTGGGCGATTGCGCGGGAATCTTCCGACGTGCAATAGAGACCTGTACCCGGAGAGGCCGCAAGGCCGGAGACGACGAAATCATAGCTTATTACCACGATGGGGAGTTTTAACAATGCCTGCATATCACTTTGCTTGCGTCGCGCCTTTCGCGTCGCTGTTCTTTATCATCGGTATTGCAATTTTTATTTGTGAGTGGAAAGGATGGTTTTGATATGAGAATCGTGCATCTGTTAGAATATGAATGGATTGACCCCAAGGCCGCGCACCCGTGCAACGTTATGCCCGTAGCGGGCCCCAATGGGGCCCAGATGGCATACAAGATGCTGGGTAAGTCAATGCAACGCATGAACAATGAATCTGTGAGGCAGTTGTATAAATACCTGCGCACCAACGGGAACAACCCATACATGACCGAAAAGAACGGGTCAATCAGAATCCAGTATTTCCGGTGGCCGCGCGGGTATCATTATGATAAAGTGAACCGGCAGTTTGTGAGGGACGACGCATGAAAAAGATAAAGAATCAATTAGGGCTTGTAAAGCCCGATAAACTGCCAGCGGGTGCAACGGCCAAGAGCGAACAAAAACCGGCAACCCGCAAGGCCAGCAATAAGAAGCAGGCCAAGAAGAGGAAAGCGGCAAAGCTCCAAGAGAAGAAAGCCAGCAAGCCGCCCAAGAAGCGCAAGCAGGGCGGCAAGGGCAGACCGTTTCAGCCGAAACCGTGGGAAGCATACGCACCCAAGGGCCCGAATGCCACAAGCTACACCCGGGAAGAGCTGGAACAAATTGTGCGGCGTGCATCTGGTGCGGCAAACCGACGCTTGAAACGTCTGGAAGAGGCCGGAGAAACCAAGGGCATTTATAAGAGGGCCTTGGGGATGCTGGAAACACAGGGGCGCATCAAGTTTAGCGGAGCTGTAAAGAGCATGACGCGCGATGAACTTATTGCTGAATACCTGCGTTTGCGGGATTTCATCAGTTCCAAAACGTCCACGATGCAAGGTATCAAGGAATGGAAGCGGAACGTTTATGAATCCCTCAAAGACAGAGGTTTCACCGGTTCACAAGAAGAGCTTTCTGAGCTGTTTGACAAGTACATGACAAAAGAGCTTGAGGCGGCGTTGGGTTCTGATGTGGTTTATACGCTCTTACAGTCAGACAACGGCAGGCCCTTCTTGCAACGGGCAAAGGACGCGATAGACCGCGCAAAGCAAACGGGAGAGAGCCAAACAACGGCCCTTTCCCGTGAATTCAATATCACAACAGAAGAACAGGCGGCTCAGATTTTAGCAAAGTATTTTGGGGGTTAAATCATGCGGGAATGCAGGGGTGAACAGATAGCGGAGAGCAAAGCCGAATTTCTGGCTATGCTGGGCACTCCCAAAACCGTGCAGGAGCGAACCAAGAAGAACGCCAGACCGAAACCCCGCTATTTGGATGTGACCTGTACATTTGATATTGAGACCACCAACACCGATACAGACGGTTTTGCATACAGCTTTCAAACGTGCATAGGTGGCGCGGTCGTCGTGCCGCGATACTTTGAAGATTGGGCCGATATCATGGAGACGCTGGTTGATAAGTGGAGTATCACAGAACGAAAGCGCCTTGTGATTTTTGTTCACAATCTTGGGTATGAGTATACATACCTCATTCAGATGTTATGTGACCGGTGGGGAGATTGCAAGGCCCTTTACACCAAGAGCCGGAAACCCCTGTATTTGCAGTTCGACAACGGGATTGAATTTCGGGACAGTTTAAAGCTGTTCCAAAAGAGCCTTGCCAGAGCAACAGAAGGATGCAAGCACGAAAAGCTCAAGGGTGATTTGGATTATTCCGTTTACAGAACAGCAGATACTCCCCTTGATGATACCGAATTTGCATACTGTGTGAATGATGTTCTGGGCCTGTGGGAAGCAATCGAACGCCTGAAAGCAGAACGCAATTACAACGCGGCGGCACTTCCCATGACAAACACGGCTCTTGTCATTAAAGAGGTCAACAAACATTTGACAGGGGACAGCCGGACACTCCAAAAGATGCAGGCTCTTGAGCTCAACCGGGAACAAATGGAAATCGCATATAAAGCAATGGCAGGCGGCGACACACACGGCACCCGGTGGCGTGCAGGTCACACTTACCGCAATTGTAACAGTTACGATTTCAAGAGCGCCCACCCATCTCAGCAGCTTTTGTGGAAGTTTCCAGAGGGTAAACCCATGATGCTACCACAGGGCCAGCCTCAAGCAGTGATGGACAATATCATATCCTGCGGTATGGGCTGGATTGCAGAGATAGCAATAAAAGGATTGCAGATTAGGCCCGAATGCCCAGACCCCGTGATATCTGTCAGCAAGTGCGCGGGCCTCAAATGCGACGACGAAAACAAAGACAACGGCAGAGTTTTGCAAGCAGATGAAACGTTGCTGTATTGTGATTCCAACGACTGGCAGAGAATCAAAGAAGCATACACCTTTGAACGGGTGGTAATGCACCGGGGGTTCTGTTTCCGGCTCGGATACCTTCCCGATTCTTTCCGAATGGCAATCTTTGAAAAGTTCAAAATCAAAGAGACCATGAAAGGTTCCCCCGAATATGCTTTCTCCAAAATCTGCGTCAACACGATTTTCGGAGCCTGCGCCCAAAAGACGATAAGGGACGAATATACGGCAGAAATCGGAGACAGCATTGATTTTGAGCGTATGAGCTGGGAAATCAACTTGGAAAAGAAAACCCCTGCGGAGATACAGAAGAGCCAGAAAGGCAAGTTTCCGTTTCTCTGGGGCCTGTGGACAGCCAGCATGACGCGGCTCAAGCTCTGGCAACTGCTGAAAATTGTAGGCTGGGAAAAGGTGATTTACTGGGATACAGATTCATGCAAGTTTGAAGGGGCCAAGGTTCCAGAGGTCGAAGAGTATAACCGGGAAGTTGCCGCCCAGTGTGAAAAGCGCGGCGTGGTGGTCACAAAGCCCAACGGCAAAAAAGTCTATATTGGTATCGCTGAGGACGAACACCCGCAAGCCGATTATGGTTACACCGAATTCAGATTCTTGCACGCGAAATGCTACGCGGCCCGGACGTGTGAGGGTGTACTAGAAAGCACCATTGCGGGAGTAGGCAAGAAAGAAGGGCAGGCGGCGTTAAAGGACAATATTGAAAATCTGAATGACTTCTTAATCATTGATGATGCAGGTGGTCAGATGCTTTCTTATCACGACAGCCCCATAAAAGAGCGCCACGATTTTCAGCGCGTGACACATTCCGCTAGTTGGATAGTAATGACCCCGCGCCGGTATGAGGTGGGCGGAATCAATGAGTTTACAGAGGAACGCTTGGGATAGTGTTCCACATGGAACAATAAAAGCCGCCCACGGCCTGTAAGGTCGTGGGCGGCTCGTTTTAGGAAACAGGTTCGCTAACCGTCACGGAAAGTTTAAGGTGAATAAGTAACGGTTTATCGACTGCAATATTTGGAATGCTGGTGGAAGGAATGTCGGCCCGTAAAGAAACATTCCCCGGGCCGAAGTTACCATGTACAGTAATAGCGTCGTTCGGGATTGTTTCGGTCGTACCATCGAAATAAAAAACACGCGCTTCGTATACACTATCCACGGTAATGTTGGGGGTGGAATGGGTTCCCCCCTTGAGAAGGAACGGCAAAAAGACGAAACCGAATACTGTGTAGCTTTCTGTTACGGAAGGAACACCCGCGTGCGGAAGTACCATCTCAACGTTCGAAAATTTAACGGAATTTTGGAAAAGACCACCGATATCCGCTTCCAGCTTGGCAATCTGTCCCGCGTGCACGTCCGCAATGTCGTCCTGACGTTTTTGATCGGCATTAAACTCGGTCTTGGTAACGTAGTCACCCAGAGCGGTTTTATCGGCCTTGTCGGTTTCCAGATGGGTGATGGAATCAGTGTTGCCGGAAATTGCAGTATCCTGCTGGGTGTTCTTGGCCTTGATATCCGCGATTTCCTGCTTGTTGGTGGTGTTGTCACCCTCAAGCGCGGTAATACGCTTCTCATGGTCTGTCAGCTCGGTGGCGTGGTCGGCCAGCTCGGTCTCCTGAGAGGTGGCGCACTCCGTGATAGTCTGCCCGGGGTGCGCGGTTGCCCAGTCGCCTACAATGTCGTCCTGACGTTTTTGATCGGCATTAAACTCGGTCTTGGTAACGTAGTCACCCAGAGCGGTTTTATCGGCCTTGTCGGTTTCCAGATGGGTGATGGAATCAGTGTTGCCGGAAATTGCAGTATCCTGCTGGGTGTTCTTGGCCTTGATATCCGCGATTTCCTGCTTGTTGGTGGTGTTGTCACCCTCAAGCGCGGTAATACGCTTCTCATGGTCTGCTAGCTCGGTGGCGTGGTCGGCCAGCTCTGCGGCGTTCTTGGCAATCAACTTGCCATTCGCCAGCTCTGCGGCCTTTGCCCGGTCGATTTCGGCGGTCAACGCGGTATTGGTGCTGTCGGTCTTGGTGTCCAGCTGGGTAAAGTGGTCCTTGGCCTGTTCGCAACACTCTTTCAGTTTGTCCAGCCGTCCATCCTGCTGAACGTCCTTCTCCTGAATGTGCGCGATTGCATCCCGGTTGGATTCAATCTTTGCCTCATCCTCGGTAAGGTCAGACCGGAGACCGTCCGTCACGCTGGTAAGGCGTTCGATAGCCTGATGATTTGCCGTGATTTCCTCATGCTGGGCGGTAAGTCGGCTCTCATGGTCGGCCAGCTGTTCGGCATGGTCGGCCAGCTCGTGGGCGTTCTTGGCGATAGCGGCGGCATTGTCCTGAATGTTCTTGGTATTCTTGGCAATGTCGGCGGTGTTCTGGGCGATGCTGGCATCGTGGCTCTTGAGCTTGGTATCAATGCCGTTCAGCCGGGAATCATGCTCGGTGTCCTTTGCCTGAAGGGCGGCAATGTCGCCGTCATTGCTGGTGATTTGCCTCTGTAAATCCTCGTCCTTGGCGTGCAGGTCTGCAATCTCGGTGGTGTGCTGGGCGGTCGTGGCCTGCAACCCGTCAATCTCGGTCTCGGCAGTTGCCACGCGCTCGGCCAGAGCGTCAACACGGGCATTGTTCGCGGCCACGGTGTTTTTCATCTCCGCGTTGTCCTTGGTGAACTGGTCGATTTTCTTCCGGAATTCCGCGTTGTCAGACGCGAAACCGGAGACCTGAGACGACAGGTCTTTCACCTCGTTCTTATACTGCTCCACCTGCGCATTATAAGCACCGGTCTTGGCCCAGTATCTCGTATTGGTGATATCCACGCCCGGGCCCACGTTGCACTTGCTGGTGTAGCTTTCGCCGTCGTGGGTCACAATGGTAAGAGATTCGTAGGAGCGGTGATTGTCCCACTCAATGGGGTCTGCGAAAATCGGCACATACCGACTGCCGATATACTGAGACGGGGGACACGGCCCACAGGGAACAGGGGGCCGTGGAGGCATCGGCGGGTGATGGGGGCCGCAAGGGCCCGGCCCACAGGGGCCGGGGTCAGCAGGCGCAAAGGGTGCGGGCTTGATGGGAAAACCACAATCATTCTTGCAACTCATATAGAAACTCCTTTCTTAATAGGTGATGATAAGATGACCATACTCGGGCTCGGTGATATCGGTGCCAGTTTTGAAAGTCAACCAGCCCCAATTTGCAGGGACATAAGCACAGAAATGCCCGTCCGGGGTCAGACCGAACCACACAAAGCGAACCATTTCACAGACCATAGCAGGTAGATTTTTGTCTGCCCATTCCAGAAACTTGCCGTTCTCAAAGTCACCGTCGTTCAGACGGTCGTTGATACACTTCTGAGCGGCGGCAAGGTCAGCCATTGCGGAATTGAGCGCGGTGATGTTGCCGCCCTGCGATTCCTGCCCTTTGGCAATGCCCTGCACCAGAGCTGTTACGCTCTGAATCTGGGAGACCATCCAACGAAGGTCATACATCCCCGGGTCGCCGGGGACGTAGGGCGGGGACGGGCAAAACGGATAGTCCATAAATTCACCCCCTCATTTCTTTCAACAGCTCGTCGGCCCGGATTGCTTCCGGGGTAAAGCTGTTGTTTTTCCACCATGCCCAAAGAGCGGCGGCGGTCGTCACACCGGTGGTCACCCAAGGCTCAAGGGTGGCGCTGTCGATGGGCAGGGGGCTCCGACCGGCCACGCTAAGAACCTGATTTGCCAGAGCCAGCGCGAGAACGGCGGTTCTTGCAATCGTTGCGGGCTTGATTTTCATATCAATCACCTTTCCTTTCTAAGTCGTCGATACGGTGGTTTACCACTTTCATCTGCTCTTCCAACACGGGAACACGGCGTGCAAAGTGGTTATGTTCGCGCACTTCCCGGGCCAATTCATCTAGTCTGGTATCGGTGACGGCCTGCGCCTTGCTGTTTGCGATAAGAACACCCGAAAGCGTCACAAGCCCGCCGATAAGAGCAACGATGATTTCCGATATCATATTAGCACCCCCCTCAATAAAAGTCAAGGCAGAAAGTGCGGTGGAAGGAATCAGCAATCACACGATACATATTGAAAAGCACCGTCTGCCGCTCTGCTTCAATCATCTCTTGCGTCGTGGTAACGCCGATGTTGCCGCCTCGCTTCCACTCGTGAACGGTGGTCACGGTCTCGGATTCCTTGCCCGTAACAGCCGCAAGGCCGTGCTCCTCATGCTTGCCGGTCTTAGAATCCTGCGCGGTTCCACGGTCTCCGGCCTGCCGCTCGGTGTGCCCGTGCCCATCGGTGCGGCCCGTGTCACCATGGGTGCCGTGGGCCCGGTCGATGCTGTCACGCTGGCCGGTGGTCACTCCCTCGGTGTCCTGCTTGGTCTCGGTGTCCGACGTGCTTTCTTGGTGGTCGGTCATGTTCTCGGTGGTAACGTCGTCTTGGGTGCCGGTGGTGTTCTCGGTCTCCGTCCAATTGGTATTGCGGGTATCGTCTGCGGTGCCGGTCTCCTTATAGATAGTGGTGGAAGCGTCGAACGGCTGATAGGTCGCTTCGTTCTCGGCAGAAACCTTGCCCTCAACGTCCGTCTGGCTGTCCTTGGTGGTCTTGACTTTATCGGTCATGGTTTCATCATGGGATGCAAGACGGGTGCCGGTGGTATCCCGGTCAAGGGTGCCCTTGGTGTCCCGGGTCTCGTCCGCGCTGGTCTGGGTATGAGCAAAACCATGCTCTTTTCCGGCAGTACTGCCCACCGTTTTCTCCTGCCCTGCAGCATTGTCCGTGGTGAAACCGTCCGCTTTCGTGTCCTCATGGTAAAGGTTGCCGGTGGTCTCCATCTGGTGGCGGTCGTCTGCGTGCTGGCTCTGCTCGTCGGCTCTACCGTGGGAGTGGGTGGCCGTGTTCTCGGCGGTATCCTTGGCCCGTTCGGTGGTATCCTTGGTGATTTCAGACACATCTGTATTCCAGATGGGATTGTATTCCAACTGAGTTGTTGCGAAAAGCTTTTTCCAAATGGGGAGATTTTCCCGGCTCCACCAATACAATTCCGATTTCATCCAGATGGGGTCGGGGTGATACAGGGGAGCCAGACCGTGGGCCCTGCGGATAGCTTGAATAACTCCCGCTTTCTCCATGCCCTCGGGGACAACCATATTTGCAAAAAGATTGGGGTCAGCCATCAACAGCGCTTCCAGATTGCAAGAGGATACTAACTCATTCACCAACATTGTTATTCACCTCTTCCCCTTCGTTGGTCTCGTCAAAATCGGGCTCAACCATTTTAAAGGTAATGTTTGTATCGTACATTTCATTCACGATTGCAAGGGATTTTTCCAACGCGATGCGCCAGACCTCGCGCCGATTGAAGGTCTCCGCGTCTGCCGCTTTCGATTCCGTCACAACCATTCTTTCCTTTTTGTTGGGCTGGACAGACACGCCCAATTCCCTGTAAAAGTCGCACAGGATGTTCCGACGATACTCCATCAAATCGGGAAGAATAAAGTTCTTGGAAAGGTCGCGGTCAAACTGCATGATGGGCAGGGTAAAATCTCCATCGGCCTTTGTGGTCAACTGCTGTTTCAAATCGGCGTTGATAACAACAGCGGGGGCACCGTTTGCCAGCTTGTTAAAGATTCCTTCCATGGTTCGCTTGCCCTTGTCGTCCTTGGCGATAGCCGCGTAGGCGAAACGGGCATTGATTGCGCTTTGCCGAATTGCGATTTCTGCCAGTTGCATTTCCCGCGCGTACTTTGTCACCAAGTCCCACGTTCCTTGATAGTCGGGTGTGAGCTTGATAACAGCGCACTCTTTGCCGATTTCCAGAGGGCGCGGAAAATTAAAGAACGTCGTTGAAATCTGCATCCCGCGCGGCTGGTATTGCAGGCCGTAGCCGGTCGGAAATGCGGGCTGTACAACAAGCCCGTATGTTTTCGACTTGAAAACAGTTGCGTAACCGGTGCGGAAAAGCTGGTATAAAAATGCGTCGTAGTCCCACCCGATTTGACCGGGGCCGTTCTCGGGGAGCCCGTTGAATTCAATGAGACCGCGCAACCTCTGAAAGAAGGAGCGCTCCCAGTAATTCATTGCATCGGTGGAAAACGTTGCATCGAAATTCCCGCACAGCGTGCCGCCGTCGTAGTATCCGCTATAACATTGGTACATATAAATCACCTCATTCGATAAACACGCCGCTATCCATTGCGGCGTTGATGTAAGAAATTTCATCGGGCTTGGCGTTCAGCGGAGCACAGGAGAAACTACGGGTCTTGCAATAACCCTGCACAGGCTTTGCAACTTTCATTACCGGATAACCGTACACTTTTTGGAAACCTGCATCATCCACCGGGGGATAATACAGCAGGGTCAACTTTGCTTCCAAAGGGAGCTGTACCTGCGACGCACCACCCATAGTTCCGGCAGTACAGTTGATGGGGGAAACTGTTTGCTGTGCACCCTGCGCAACTTGGGCGATACCTTGCGCGGCCTGCATCGTGCCGCCAGCAAACCCCGCCACGGTGGACAGCAGACCCCCGCCGAAATTCATTGCACCGGAAACGGTGCTGATTGCACCGGTCAGCGCACGCACCGGGTCAATGTTACTGGTGCCGATTCCGTAGGGGCTGGCTATGCTGGTGCTTCCAGCGTATACCGTGTAATCTCCTACCCGGACTAGTGTTGTTACACTGCCGTCCACGAAACACACAGACCAATCAATATCAATATTTGCCTCCGTGTTGCATTGGTCAACGGGAACCGCCAGCGTGCCCACGAAAGGAACATAAAGCTGTATTTGACAGTTCATGCGCTTCCAGTCGTCAGCAGGCCACGGGATAGCAATAGTCGTGTGAACACTACGGGAACTGGACGGAGTGACCTGTTGCGCAAAAACGGTGGTGTTGAACTGCCCCAAGGTGATTTCCGTCTGCCGTCCTGCGCCGTATCTGGAAAGGTTAATGGGTATCCAGATGCAGGAGCGGACGCACTCCAATGCGTTGCCGCCGAACAAAAGTTTGTTCATAAACTCGGGCAATGCCAGTTCCCAACGAACCATAGGCTTGGTAAAGGCTTCCCACGTCAAGGAAACTGCGGTCAACAAACTTCCCAACGTGTCGGCGCTCATTGCATAGGCGTGCAGGCCAGATTTACCAACACAAGACAGAATAAAGGTGCCACCAGAGGCATCAATATTTCCGTCCGTGATATCTGCCGACGTTGTGGAAATCTTGGGAGCCATTCCCACGGCCTGCCGGGTGTCCTGCAAACGGAACGTTGCGCCGCTGGAATCTTGATTGAATCCGTATTCAATGAATGCATCCGTTTTAAGAATGGCATCACGGTAGGTTGCCAGCGGGTCAAGCTCTAACGTGAATTGCCAAATGTTGGCAGTGCCCCTGCCTCGGATACCGATTGAAATATCGCGTATCCAATAGAAACTCGCCGTCTCTTCGCACTGGCAATAATTCCACTGGGGGGAAATGTTGATACTGTTCAACGTGACGTAAATCACGGGCCGCTCCATGCTGGTGGTTTGCTTGAAATCGCAACGCTCCTCGTCGGGGAGCTCAGTATAATCATATGCTTTGGTTGAATTCACGCGCTTCTCAATGTTTCCAAAGTGGAAGTGATACCCATGTTCTACACTGGGCTCGGGAACTGCGCCGTTAAATTCGCCTCGTGCCATTGTTTCACCTACTTTCTAACAATAAAGGCCCGGCCTTTTACGGTCGGGCCTTCGCGGCTGGTTACGGCTGTGCGTCGTCGCTCATATAGAAAAGAATTGCATTCTCTGTGGGGTCACTGAGATAGTTCATCTTCCAATGATGTTCCGTATTGTAATACTCGCCTTTCGTGTTGAAAGGAGTAGTATAAACACTGTCCATCATGTAGACGGTCGCCAGCGCTCTACGGTCATACAGCAGGCCCACCACCATTGGCAGGTCAACTTCTTCACCGGTCTCCTGCTTGGCGGTGTTCACGTTGAACTGAGCGGGAATGACCTTCACGCGGCTCTTGTCGTTGATGTTCTGCCAGAAGTTGACCCCCTCATAGTTGCCAAAGGACAGGTAACCGGGGCCAAAGATAGCGGGGAACACCCACGATTTTGCATCGTTAATGAGCGGCTGGTACAGGAGAAGTTTCTGCTCGCTCTTGGGTGTGTGCCGGAGCAGAGTCAGCGGGTCGCCGTTGTCGTCGGTGCAGGCGGGAACCAGATGATAAAGGTCGGTGCTTTCCTCAAGCAGGGCCGTCTGGGTTTCCAGCAGGGAGACAAAGAAAGAAAGGAATTCCTGCAAATGGGTGGTCCGCAGTTCAGCGGTGGTGTAGGTCGTGCCGCGTGCCTTGTTGAATTCGGCAGTAAGGTTAACCTTTTGGCCGGGCTTGCCGGTGTTGTACAGACTGCCGATAAAGTTCATCACGACGGCGCGATTTTCGGCAGTTTTCCAGCGGGCCACATCGTTGGCAACTTCCGTAGTGATACCGGCAAGGAACGCCGAAAGTTCGCTTTCGCTGGTGAAAGCGGTCGTCAGCTGAGAACGGAAAGTCGTGTATGTCTGGTCAAGCGTGGCCTGCCCAGTATACCACATTTCCAGCGGGTAACGCTTGGAAATTTTGTACATATCCACGCTCTGCCCGTCGCGCAAGGTGTTGGGGTTCTGCACCGTGTTGGTAAACTTGGTTTCATCAAACTTGCCGCTGAAAAACGCGATTTTGCGGATGAACAGGCCCCATTCCTGCGACGTGGCCTCAATGCTGGTAAAGCGGCCACTGTATGCACGGGTGGTAATGATGGTACGCGAAACCATGTTATAAAGGGCCTGCAACGTGCCCTCTTTGCTGGTGTTCAAACACATCTGCCCCACGTTGATAAAAGACGATGTATCAACGGCAGAAATTGCCGTCTGCCCGGTCACCTGCTGAACCAGATTGTTTGCAATGGTATAAATGTCCTGCGGACGGAAAACCGTTGCGCCTGCCTTTTCGGAAAAATTCGGTTTAGCCATTACTTCACAACTCCTTCCATATTAAAAAACTGGGGGCTTTCGGGTGCAGGGGCAGGCTTGACCGCCCCAAGAATGATATCTTCCACGCTGGTAACCGTGGGAAGAGCGCCAACTGTGCCAGCGGTCGGAACGGTGAGGGAATCCACTTTCTTGCTGAGGTCGGCAAGACTTGCCACCAGCTGGCCAAGGTCGGGAGTGGCCGGGGCCTGCTGGGCAGGTGCAGGAGCCGGGACAGTTGCCGGAACGGTCGGAACCGTGGGAGCCGTTGCACCCGGAACCTGCACAGGGCTGGGGGGAGTGGTCTGGGGATTGCCCAGATTCATAAAGGCGGCAATATCGGTTTTGGTAAAACCTGCGTTTGCCAGTGCGATAACGTCGTTAATGCTGAGTGCCATAATCAATAGGCTCCTTTCCATCTTGATTTGTTGGTTCTAACGTCCACATGGGTGAACGTATGATAAACGCCGATACCGCCAGAAGCGCCCAAATAGCACTCCGCTATCTCTGCGATTCTGGACGGTGCCACGCCCTCAACCCAAATATCAGCCGCCATGCCTTTGCAATGCTGAGACCGGGGAGAGGCGTTTTTGAGAGTGGCGTTGTATTCCTTGCTTCTATATCCGCTGTTAATGTGTACCGGTTTACCGGTAAAATTTCGGATGTTTTCAAGCAAAGTCAAAAGCCGCTCGTCAACCTTTACAATGTCGCTGGGGTCGTGCTTGGAATGGAATTCCCGCACCCGAAAGTGCGGGGAGAGCCGCTTTTCTGCGGCATACTTGTATGAATAAGTGAGCATTGCGCACATCCTTTCTATAAAAGCAGGGGTATGCAACATAGAAATGCAACCCCTCAGACTTCCGGTCTGTCTATGTTATGGGGGCCCCTGCACCTTTATAATACTCGTTTCAATCCTCAATGTCAAGGAATTCTTTTATTTTAAGCAACGTAGGCACGTCACTGCACCAAATCTGGTTTAAGTTTAACATAGCCTCAAAGAATGGATGATGCAACCGGAAAGCGGTTTTCCCTGCTTTTGTGTCTGGGTATACTTCTCTGCTTTCGTGCCGGGACGTACACAGATACACATGATTCCCGTCGTACACATACGCATATAACCCCGCCACGGAGTACAGTGGTTTCATGCCTTTAATATTCATTGCCCGAACTGCTTCCAGATTGTTATATGCAAACTGGTTTTCCATTGCCATCTTGTAAAACTTGCTGTCCTTATTTTTCATCATGTGGCGCATGAATGCAGTTTGCGCACGCTTGGCACTTACCGCACTTGATTTCGGCATACCGATAAACACGCCGCTTTCTGTTACCGTCCACTCTTTGCCGGTTCTGCATAGCTTGGCGATTTCATCCACCACGCCTAATTCAACCAGAATCGGGGATGCAATGTCAAAAGCGTTCGCCAACAGCCAAAGCCGGAGCGGGGGTTTTCCTTCTAATTCCCGGTTTCCGTTGATGGTAACATAGGCATTCAAAAGCGCGTCGCCCTCTGCCTTGCGCTTGATAACAATTCTTTCCGGGATAAATTCATCAAAAACCACGTCCTCAAACTGCGAACCGTTGAAACCACGAATATTCGCAATGCTGGGGAGCGTCATTCCGATTCCGTATTTCTCTAGGCACTGCTTGGGCTTGCCGTCCTCATACTCAAAACGGCCTATAGTATAGGTGACCTTGCCGCCTTTCACAATATCTGCGTCAAAACCTTCTTTTCTCAAAGGCAAGAACGGGTTCAAGTCGGGGTCGCTGGTGATAGCGTCAAACTCTGTCGTTGTGCGGCGTAGGTACAGGAACCGCTTGCCCTCGTTCAGCTCATATTTTAATGTGCCGTAGGTCTTACCAACTTGACGTTTACCAATAAGGATATTGCACCAGCAACCTAAAGAAGCGATGGACGGGATATTGACCCATCCACCGCTTTCATATAGGTCGAGCGCAATATTTTTCATGTTGCGCTTGCTCATGTTTACACCTCGTAACGGGTCTTATAATCCGTCTTTTCGCCCTGCGCCGTTGTGTGCTCTGCAACTGCGGCAATGACGCGCTGTGTGTCCTTTTCAGAAAGGTACACGCGGTACAGGTCGTAGTACTGCCCATCCCGGCCCTTGCTCTGCGGCATTGCGATAAACTCGCCGTTCTTGCCGTCAACGACCTTTAGGTTCAGGAAAGTTGCCCCGGGAACGTTCAGCGTGAACACGCACACCCGGTCAGAAATAAGGTGACACGCCTGCACGGTTGCGCCCTCAATGGACAGGTAAGACTTGACGATTTCGGGAGCGGCATTCTGATTGTTCTTGTTAAACATAATATTCTATCCTTTCATTATAAAGTAGTGTCTTGCTCAGAAAATCCAACGAAGCATAAACTGTTTTGCCACGCTGTCGCCGTTGGTCGGAAAAAGCGCCGTGGGGCTCTGGTTCGTGTAGATGCTGGCAATGTGGTGTTTCTGCGCTTCCAGCTCTGCCGCCTGCTGTTCCATGGTCTTGCCACCGTGACAGCAGGGAGACCACTGGGGCGCATACGGGAAACCACGGCGTGCCGCCTCTTCAAAGGCGGTGAAGGGCAGGGGGTCAAGCTTGCCCACGCCGTCCACGATGTTAAGAAGATTCCCGTCCTTATCATAGACAAGGCCGTAAATGTTCTGGGCGGCATCCTCATAAAGCAGGACGTGCGAAACGTTGGTAGGCGTGGCGCAAGGGCCGGTGCAGGTGCAAGGGTCAGTCATTGGAAGCACTCCCTTCTTTATATGCGCTGGTGAAGACGTAACCGTCAAGCATGAAATCGTGCGGAATCTCTGCGCCAATTTCGCATTTCAGCGTTTCGGCGTTGATATCCTCAAGGGCCATTTCAATACCCTTGGAGCCGCTGGAAGAGGTCAACGGTTTCATGCCGTGTTCCTTGACTACTTCCAAACAGTCGCGCTTGCTGTTCCAGTCCAGAAACAGCAGGGTCAAAACCTGTTTGTCCTTGACCGCTTCCACAGTCACATACTTTGCAATAACTTTCATGTGTTTCGTCCTTTCGTCTCGTGGTTGATGTTCGATGCAAGTTTGTCCTTGCACCATTATAGTACCATAGGGCATATCTGAAAATGTGAACAGGGTGTTAATAATTGGTTACATCCGATGTATCCAACATCGACGTGCAAAGCCCAGACATCTAGGTTATGTGGTGCTAACTCAAATTCTTTATCTACTTCACTACAATGAAATGTCAAGGGGAAACCGGTTACAAAATGGTTACAAATGGACTATGC